>Ga0156603_156_pt1 | contig 27989 bp, 30 predicted proteins | sample RifOxyC1_FD_110677 | JGI IMG/M metagenome (GOLD analysis project Ga0156603, IMG submission 110677) | Bdellovibrionales bacterium RIFOXYC1_FULL_37_79
TCAATATTTACTTGATCGGGTTTGTGGATATGGGAAAATTCCGAAATTATCTGAAATAATATTGAGGACTTGCCCCAAAGTTAGCTAACCTTACCTGCTTGTGTCACCTTACCCAACTCACACATAAGTTGTTGTTAGTTATACGATATTTTTAGCAAATTCTTTTAAAAAATCCCGAAACATGATTATTTTTCTATCTATGTACTCGAAATCCCTATGAATTAAAAAAAGTTTTGATTTTAAATTTACAGGACCAATATTTACGATTTCGTTTTTGGCCAATTCTTTTCTAATACTAAGCGACGGCAAAACTGCATAAAGATTATTTTGCTTTATAACATCTATCATTGCCTTATGTGAGTTTATTACAAATTCGATATTTAATTTATTCAACTTTATGTTTGGACATACTTTTCGTAAATAATACTCGAGCAGGGGATCACTCTCCCTAAAAGCGACAAATGGAAGCTCGATTATTTTACCAATTTTTTTATCGGCATTTTGCCTACCTGTTACCAAAATAATTTCTTCTTCTAAAAGATCATATATTCTGATATTCTCCTGAATTATCTTATCTGGAACCACTCCAATATCTATCGCACCACTTTTAACACCTTCAATAATCTCAACGGCCTTTAAAAATCTAACTTCAAAAACAATACTTGGGTTGGTTTTTTTAAACTTGTTTAAAGCATGAATAAATACCTTCTCACCAACTTCTTCCAAGCAACCGAATGTGATTTTTCCTTCAATTTTGGTTGTTGTCTCGACCCCTTCATTAATCCGGGCACACATGGCACTATATAGCGGCCATATTTTATCATATAAATTTTTACCAGGGCAGCTTAACTGAACTTTTTGTTTTGTTCTTATAAATAATTGCATTTTAAATTGTGCTTCCAGAGATTTGATCTGCTTGGATACTGCTGGTTGGGCAATCATCAACTCCTTGGATGTTTTTGAAAAACTTAATGTTTTTGCCAACGAAAAAAAACATTCCAGATGATTAAAATTTATGGGGTTTCGCATGTTAATTCCATATTGATATAACGACTATATCTTTTATATGTTTTTGTTATATCAAATAATGGGGTATTCATCAAATACTAAACAAGGGAGTCAGTATGAAAATTTTAATTTTTACAACTTTGGTAACTTTATCAACTTATTCTTACGCTTTTGAAAGTGGAGACAAAATTAAATGCACAGACAGCGTTTCTAGTCACACTTACTTGATTAAAATTGTCGATATTGGAGACGAGGAGGCATATATCAAAGTAGAAACCAACCTCGGCAACTATTTTTATCCATCGTCCAGAGTGATTTTTGATGAAAATAGCATGGGTGCCACTTTCCAAATGCTTTCTTCCAATAATCAAGAAATTCTAGAAGAAATTTTTCTTCCTTATCCAACTGTTAATAGTGAAATAATTCATGGTGACTATATGGACGGAGGAGATTCAAGAGGAGTTGAGTGCACAATTTTATAAACGTAAATCCTCATGCCATAATTTTTACTCTCAACTTTTTAAAAGCGGTAAAATTTACAAAAAATGATTCAATTTGTTGAATATTTTTTGCTAAATGTTATATACCTGAAAAAAGTTTCACATCAAACAGTGATCCCATACCAGATGGGACAACCCCGGGAGTTATATGAAATATTTAATGGCGCTTATGATTTTTTTTACGGTGACAAATCTGGTTGCCCAGACCACAGAGATATACGATTTGTATGATATGACCTATAAGCAACCACACTGGTTGGAAATTGACCGTACGGATGATTATAAGGTGGAAGGTTTTCGCATTTTTGCCAAGATTGAAGGTAAGACTTTTTTGCTATTTAATTTTGATAGGGAAAAAATTGGGTTATATTTTGAGATCACTGCTGATCAAAATTCCACTTCAATTTCAACTAACAACTTTTTTTATGCTTTATATGACGGCGAATATAGTAGCGCTTATGGGGATGCAACCATTACAAATCAGCATGAGTACGGTATCAGTTTAAACATTACCGATGGATGCAAGACCTATGATGAAGATGAGTATGAGAAATGCCATATCGACGTAGCCAATATTTTTGAAGGTGAAATGGCGATGTGGGGATCGTTAATTTCAAGATAAAATCACTTGAGGCTTTTAATTTTTTAGCAAGTGCTGAACTTTTGCTTTCATAAACGATGGCAGAGCAAAAGCCGCCCGATGAATTTGTTCATTGTAATAGTTAAATTTTAAATTGGATGATGTTACGCGAGCTTCGTTAAAATTTTTAATGGGGTCCAAAGTGTCCGAAGCATATGTGAAAGACCATAGTCCACCTGGATAGGTTAGATTGGAATAATTATAAATGGAAACTTTGGAAAAATGCTCTCCTAAAATTCCAAGCAGTACTTGTTGCATGTGGGATTCGAAAAAAACTGATTCCCCCTGGGAGACCACGATACCATTGGAAGTCAGACATTTTTTTACGTTTTGGTAAAAAGCAGAGTTGAATAAGGGAGCCGCCGGTCCTATTGGATCAGTGGAGTCAATTAAAATGACATCAAATTTGAGGGTGGTGTTTTTAACGTATTCCAGACCATCATCGATGATCAGTTCCAGCTTAGGATGGTTTAAATCTTTGGAAGTTTGAGGTATATGCTCTTTACAAGCATCTACCACCATCTTATCGATTTCCACCATGACACATTTTTTTACGCTCTTGTGACGAAGCACTTCCCGGGCGGTGCCACCGTCACCTCCACCAATAATAAGCACGTTTTCAGGATGGGGGTGAGTGAACATTGGCACATGCGTGATCATGTCGTGATAAACAAATTCGTCTTTCTCCGTCACCATGACCAGTCCATCATTTAAAAGCATTTTTCCAAGTCCTTCAGTTTCCACCACATCGACGGACTGGAACTCGCTTTTGCCAGAGAACAATGTTTTATTTATTTTATAGCGATAACCAATAAAATTTTTGTATTTTTCTTCAAGCCAAAGATCTGATTGCATGATGGTCTCCTAGAGTATTTTGACGGGATGAGAAAGGATATCATTTTCTTTTGAATAGTGATTAAATGACATCGTATATCCACAAGTTAAATTAATTTCAGATTTTTTTAAAGTGAAATATTCGCTAGCGAAGCTGATCTTGTTAAAGTTAAAACCAATGTGATCAAAAGTTTTAGGATTAAAGGTGGTGACCATATGATCAAGCAGATTAAATGAAAGCTGGCTCAAATCAAGATTGGTTTCAAAGCTGACATAAGAGTTATTTTCCTGTGGGGTGATATGGATAGTGAGGTAGCGATCCTGGTTTATGGCATTGAGTGAATAACCATACGGGGAGAAAATATAATCATCAAATTTAAATTCAGGGAACAATCGGTTCAGTTGCAAAAGCTCTCGAATGTTATCAATTTTATTATTGGGTGTTTGAAGTATTTTAGCAGCTTCGCTCGTGATATGGTACATCAGAAGTTCATTGGTGTAATCATCGCTCGGGGGGGTAAAGGGTTTTAGGGTATGAAAGATATAATTATGATGTCCGTCCAAATCGCCCATCCGGAAGGCCTGGCCATCAATTAACTTGGATAAATTTTTTATGTCTTCTAAAAAAGAAGTTTTTTGTAAATTGGCCTGATATTCATTTTTTCTTTGAAAGATCGCTAAATCAATCTGGGCGGGGGAATAAGTTTTTAAAAATTCCAGTATCGAGTTGACAAGAATGGTTTCTCCACAAGTAATCATGACAAACCGGTCTTTGCTGACAAACAAACTGGACTCACTTAACAGATACGCACTTAGTGAATCATTTTGGATAGAAGATATGATCGTTGCATTACATTTTTTTACGATATTTTCCCAAAAACTTTTATCCAGCTTTTGGAGATTGATGGCTTCATCACGGACGACAATTTCAACTTTTTTTTCTGAACCTTCAAAAAATTGCACTCTAAAAAACTCCCGTAAAAAATTGGATAGGAATTGTTATTACTTGAGAACCATAAATTTGTCTATGGATACCACTTTGAATTGAAAATAATTAATGATGACCGTGCGCACTGTCCAATACTTAAAGTTGAATGGATAAGGTGATTGGGCAGTGATCAGAAACAAATTGATTGTAGAAATATAAATCATCAAAACGAGGCCCGCTGGAGGTTGCATTACACGGTCCATTTACCGTAAAACTTGAATTACTATAAACTGATTGGGATATCCAAAAATGATCAAAAGTCCCGGTGAATAAGGGCGTTTTATAGGTGATCAAGTTTTCCTGGTTGGCAGAAAAAAGGTTAAGGGGGTTTAAATATGAGTTAATCATTTTATAATCTTCAATTTCATCCGTGTTGTAGGTGTTGTAATCACCACCAACAATGATGGGAAGCCCATCATTGATTTCTGTTAATCTTTTACTAAGAATCTCCATTTGTTTGACCCTGGTTTGATGTCCCTGGGGTAGTGCTTTTAGATGCAAGCCTACAATATGGGCCAGTTTCTTTTTGTTTTCACAAAGTACTCCGTAAACGGCCGGTCGATACTTGTGAAGGGCCATCGGCTCGTAAGCGTAGTTGTCTTCCGATTGCTCTTTTAAGAATTGATATTTTTTATTAAAACATACAACGACATAGATATGATTTTCCTTATTGTCATCAATGGTATTTGAGCGATCATATGAAACACAGTTCATATCGCTCACGATATTATTGATGAGACTTTCCTTGTTCATTATTTCTTGAAAAATAATGACATCCGAGTCACCTAGTTTGGCTTCAATAAATTCCTTTAACCATTTATCTCTAAATTCATCTTCAAGTGTTCCCGCATACATTCCGCCTTGGCCATAAACGCGAATGTTCAAAGAGCTGATTTTCAATTCTTTAGAATGAGCACAAAAAATGACCAGCGAGATAATGATCAGGATAATACGTTTCATTTTTTTTTCCAATATGTAGGGTTTCGCCCAAGATTTTTTCATGACTTTTAGACTATTTAAAGAAATGATTTCTTACAAAATCAATCAGGCAATCAAACATGTTTAGTTATTTTATTTAGCCCCAATCAGTATTTTTCTTCGACGTATGCGTTTAAATGATCCGTGCAATTAAATTTAGTCATCATATAATTATTATTTAAATTAAGCTCAAAAGTGGTTATAGAAGCATTATCGAGGTGAATTTTCCAAAACCATGGTGATTTTAATTCAAGCAAACCGGCGATTAAAGGTTTAAGTACAGCTCGATGAGTAACAACAATTATTGTTTCATCAGAATGCTTGGACCGTAGATCTTTAACGCCAAGCATGGCCCGATTTTGAACATCATTTAAATTTTCTAGTCCTGGAAAAGTTAAACTTTCCGGGTTGCTTATCCAAATTTTATATTGTTCGGGATATTTTTTTGCTATCACAGCTTTAAGTTCCCCATTCCAAGGGCCTAGTGAAAGATTATTAAATGTTTCCAAGGAAATGACTTTGGACAGTGTATGGGTGGCAATGATGTCTGCTGTTTGTTTGGCCCTTTTGAGCGGGGAGGTATAGATCATTTTAAAATCAACCTTCTTTAAGAGTTGACCCAATTCATGAGATTGTCTGATGCCCTGCTGGTTTAAAGGAAAATCAAACCGGCCACGAAATCTTCCTTCGATATTGCCATCACATTCACCATGTCTGATCAAAATGAGCTTTTTCATTAGAGATTTTTCACAAATTTATTATTGTCATCCACTAGGATGCATTTGGGAGGAAATGGTTTCTCCGCAAATTGATATCCAATGATAATGACGATTTGATTTTTTTTAATCAGATGTGCAGCAGCGCCATTCATGCAAATGTCACCTGAACCTCTCTCGCCCTCGATAACATAAGTTTCGAGTCTGACCCCGGTATCTAAGCATACAACTGCCACTTTTTGATAAGGCCACAAATCTACCCTGTCCATCAAATCCCGATCAATGGTGATCGAGCCAATGTAGTCCAAGTTGGCATCAGTGACCCGGGCACGGTGAATTTTGGAACCCAATAACTCCCGCATAAAACCCCCTTTAGAGGCATGAAACGAAATTTTTAGGTGTTTGTCAACTAGTAGAGTGGTTATCCAACCGTAATTTTTACTGACTTGAGGAAACTTTTTACTCAACGACCGTAAAACATGATATTTGCCTTATAAGCAAAGATATACGGGGATTCATGAAAAAAGTTTTTACATTGCTGTTTTTGGTTTTAACCTGCGTAGGTCTGGCGATAGCGAGTACCCATGATATGTCAGGGGTTTATTATCAGGTAAAAGATGACATGAACACTTTATGTCCAGATTATTTAGAGATAATAGAAATAGTCTGTGATGAAGAAGGGGAGAATGGGCAAAAGGGGGTATTGCTTCGACAAATAAGAAGTGATGCTTGGGGAAACATGTATCCACAGGAAGTGGTGGAAAAATCAGATGTACGTTTTTGTCAGATAAATGGGGATAAAATAAAAAGAAAATACAAAAATGGTGGGAATTTCTGGGGTCAAAGCAACATGGACTATGTTGATCAAGCTTGGTTAATTTCTTCCGATGAAAAAATTAATTTGCAGAAAATTACAAAATGGATTGAGCGCAGTTACTTAATGAAAATTTCCTCCGGCATGGAAGTTATAAAATTGAATTTTCAAAAAAATAACATGTCACAAATAGTAAAAGTACAACTGTCGATGCAAGGTATTTGGTATGATTTAACAGGTGATGGAAGGGATTATATTCGTACCATGGATTGCACGTTTCAAAGACCCTAGATAATTGGATAATTAAAATATTCTGCTATTTTTTCTTCGGCCTTATCTTCAAAAAGTATTTCGCAGGCTTCTTTTAAACCATTTGAATTTTTGATAAAGTCATTTTTTTCAATCAGCGAAATTTTGGATCGTCTTCTTAGAAAATCTTCCAGCTTGATCACCATCTCTCGTTGGGCAGCTTCTTGTAGCTCACATCTCAAATATTCGGTTCCTTTGATCAGCACTTCCGCCTGTCTGGGATCTTCTTGAATCCATTCAAGCAGTCTAAAGGCCGTGGAGCCGTAGCGTCTCCAAAGCCTGGAGGATAATTTTTCACTGGATTCTTTCGAGGTGTAGTTATCAAGTCCCAAAAGATCTGCCCTATGAAAAAATTCGTGCTTGGTTTTTTCATCAGGCTCCCCATACCACTTATAATGGGGATGTTTAAGAGTGATACCCATCTTCGATACGATTTGACTGACTTCATCTCCCACATTCAAGCAATCCGTTAGTTTCCCCCCAAAGATAGTAAGATATTTGTCCTTACTATTGGTTTCAATAATATGCTTTCTTGAAAGTTTGACCCAATCCATTTCCTTGGTGGTGGTTCCTTTGATCACCAGGGGTCGGACGCCACATCTAGTGGCAATAATATCGCTGGCGGTGATAGGTTTTTCCTTTTTTAAAAAAGAATTAATGTTATCTAGTACAAAAGAGATATCCTCCGGGGTGACTTTTTGGTCGGGGGTGCTCACTCGGGTGTCAGTGGTTCCCACACAGGTTCTTCTGCCCATTGGAATAACGAAAAAAAGTCTTCCATCGCTGGCAAAAAAGGTTAAAACTTTCTTGGATTTGGTAATCTGGTCAACAATAAGATGAATGCCCTTGGAAAGCACCAGATGGTGTTTGGTGCTTTGCCGGGATAATTGGTTCATGGGGTCTGCAAAAGGGCCGGTGGCATTTATAATAACTTTTGATTTGATGGAAAAATGTTCACCGGTTAATTCATTTTTTGTTTTAGTGATCCATGTTCCATCATTGTCGATAGTTGATCCCAGTGAGCTTACGTAGTTGGCAGCAATGCAACCATAATTGAGCGCCGATCGGATGAAGTTAAATACAAAGCGGGCATCGTTATCATGCAAGTACGCATCTGAATATTCAAAACCTCCCGCCGCATTGGTGATATCGATGATAGGCTTTTCCTTTTGTATTTGCTTTCTGGTTAAAAACCTGGGAGCCTTGGTGAATAATCTGCCGAAAAAAAAGTATAACCAGGTACCAAGCCATATGACAAAAACTGGGTATTTAAATCCTTTTTGGATAGTGGTGAAAAAACGGATTTCCTTAACGGTGGAGGGGTAATTTCTAATTAAATGATTTCGACATTTACACAAATTATTAACTAAAAAAAATTCAAAAGTTTCTAAATATTTGATTCCACCCCATGCAAGGTTGGATGATTCCTGGCTGGTGACCGAAGCAAAATCGCATTTATCAATCAAAGCAACCTTGACCCCTTTGGCACTCAGAGAGGCTGCACTGACTGCACCATTTATTCCGCCACCAATAATCAAAACCTCAAAAGAGGTTTTTTTAAGTTTATCAATATTAGTTTGTCTCAGGTGCATGCATATTCCTTACTTTTTAAAAAATGACATTTTCGAAATCCCTGTCCATTAAAGTTTTTCGTCCATCTTGCTTGGCATTTTCAGAAGCCTTGTCAGCCAAAACTCTCATAATATCGCTAAGCATGCTCATGACGTTGGCGGAAGTGTTAAGATCATGCTTGATTTTAACATAATCTTTTAATTTGGATGCCACCACCAGAATGTCTTTGGGAATATTGGCATTGTTCATGGATGATGCGATGGTGGTGCTGGTTTTAGGGGTATTGGCCAAAATTTTTCGTTTGGTAGTTTCTTCCTCCCAAGCTGCCTTGGGGGACATACATTCATCCGCACCGGCACTTTTATGATTCATCACACTGGAATGAACATCCCAACATTTTACGGAACAAAAAGAAAATTTTTTACAGTTGCTGACACTGCATTGATAATAAACATCATCAAATTTTAATTCGGTTTTACATACAGAACATTTTTTCCAATAATTTTGATTATCCATGATCCTTCTCCAATTATTATTTGCCTTAAATTTATCATTGTTCATAAGGGTGGGCCATAAATAACAAGGTGTTATAAATGAATGATAATATTTTTTACAATAAATAATAATGTTAAGGAAGAAGCTAACATTATGTGTTATGAAGCAGACGTTAGAATTAAAAAAGGAAAAAATGCATTCTCATAACCTTTTCAGTCTGTTTTTGCTTTCATTGATCGCAGTGACTATGCTCTCGTGTGGAAATTCGTTACATAAAAAAAGAACTTTGGCCTATAGGAATCCTTTTTTTGCTGAGGAAGGGTACGATGCGTGTGTCAATCAAAGAAGTAGCGAAGTTAGCGTGGTTGATGAGGTTTTTGATTTTGAAATAAAATTCAAGACTTTTTATGATCGTTTTCTTCTAGTAAAATATCCCCAGATATCATCTTTGGTGTCTAATAAGTATAGGATTGGGCAGCCAGTGTTTACCATCACCCAACCTCTTATACTGAACTCCGATGAACTCAATAGACAGTTTCAAAATATAATTGATCAGTTTCATTCCAGCTGGGAACTACATTTCCTGTATGGAGAAATCTTGTCTTATGGGGAGAGTGTTCCTGATTTAAGTGATGAGATGAGGAATGTGGTAGCGGATCAGGTGGTTTACCTGGAAACTTTGAAAAATCATGCCATTCGATTTAAAAAGGCAATCTGCAAAAAAAAACAACTGGTGTCCAATCAAAAATATGATGTGTCACCCTTCCTTGACAAGGTAAAATGGGCGAATGCTTACTATGAAAATGAAGATCTCTTTTTCAAGCTTGTTAGTGAGCAATTACCGTTAAATTTTCGGCAGCATTTTTTTTCGATATCTAGGGATCTGTCCCCGGTGACTCTCTCATGCAAAAAAAATCAAGCGAAGTTTCAATTACTGGTTAGAATCTATGAGGAAAATTTGGATCATCAATCCATGATTAAAGATGCCATCGAATCATATTGGCAGTCGGATGATATAAAAGTTTTGGTCAATTTTGTGAGTAGTAAAAATGAAAATATTTTGCAAATTTATTGGCTTGATTCATATTCCTCGTATGTGGAATTTGACAATACTGCGGTGATATTTCTCGGGAAAAAAAATCATCCTTCACTCCAGCCGAAAATCCTGGCCCATGAGTTCGGACATGTATTGGGGTTTAATGATTGCTATGTGGAATTTTTCAATCAAGCTGATCAGTTCGTTTACTACGAATTAAATGGGTACAATCTGATGTGTTCATTAAATGGAAAATTTCCCTTGAAAATACCAAGTATTTATATGAGGCAGGTTGCCTCGAAATATTGTATGGACCAAAAATAATTTGTGCGGTTTAGGCTGGGTGTGAAAGGAAGTTTCAGGAGCAAACAGTATTGCAGAGATTCGCCAGACACTTATTTTTGCCTCATCGATTCGCAATAATTTATAAAAAAAACTTTTTATAAATCTCAGTTTGGTAACTGAGTTATGCCGCGTGTCCTACTTGGCTTAAGCTGGTGTCACGCATTTTTTATTATTTTTACTTGTCCTGGAAGTGTACGTCAAGGTTGGTATATCAAGGTGATAGTTGCAAATGTTGAGTAGCTTAGAAAAATTTATAATTATAAGAAGAGCTAACAGGTACGAATTTGTCTATATAGCCAGTGAGTCGTGCGATCAATCTTCAGTTTTTTGATATTGTAGAGTTTTTATATCAATTAATCCATTATCCCTAAGCATCCAATTTTGTACACTTTCTGTTTCAAGCATCAGGTTACTTGTAGTAGAGGCAATTTCACCAAGCGTTGCTGATACACTTTGGGTGATATACATGTCGGATTGATTTATCAAAGTCCAAAACTTTTCATCTAACTTTTTCCTTTGAGAAACGGTCAGTTTATCCCAATTTGCATATTCATAGTCTTTTATTATTCGAGCCTCTTCTTGAGTTTTACGAGACATCTCACGGTAGTCAATTGATGACGACATTGACCTTGATAGCTTTTCAAGCGCCTGTTCTAAAATTTCGCTATCGCTTTTAAAGTTTACTCCAAAAACATAACGAGTTAATACTTCGATTTCAATAGTTGATAAATCTTGCGTTAGCAATTTTGAATAATTCATATGTCGAAATGATTCATGAACGGCAAGTCCACACTGGTCTACTGTACTCATTTTATTAAAAAGAGGTTCAGATATCCAAAGCCTATTGTATTTATAAATTGCGATTGGATTTTGAATGTCTGTCAGTGCTGATGGAGACGGTATCGTATAAAATGGAATATTTTTGATTAGCTTTATTTCAGTGATTTTATTTGCCATCTCCTGCGAAACATTTACTAATGGTATTTTTATAAAAATTGGATTTACGTTATTTAATATCCCTATAAGATCTTTCATAACAGGAAATTCATCCTTGAAATTTAGTAATTTTTCGTTAGAGCATTTAAAGAAATTATTTGCAATTTGACCAAGTTTTCTGACATATCTTTCTGGGTACATTACTTTGTCATATACTTTTTCTGATACTATAGTCTCCGGTAAATCTTCTTCTGAAACAAAATCTAAAAATCTCACTCTCTTGTTAGCATAGATAATTCCCTGTCCACCTCCGCTGGAGTCTCCTCCAAACATTGACGTCTGGATCAAATTTAAAGTTTCTTTTGCAGTTTTGGCCTTGGCACTTTCAAAGTTTTTTTTCAAATTTAAATCAGAAGTGAAATTGCTGGAGTTTTGATGATTATTGGGGGTACTATTTTTTGATATATTCATCAAAGGTGACGACGGTTTACTTGCAAACGAGTAAACTGAGGTTGTGAGTAGTAAAGTGAATATAATTGTTTTAAGTTTCATATTTATCTCTAAAATTAGGGTATTGTTTCCCCATCAAAGCTGAAATCAATTTGCAGTTTTTTAAGCGCAAAATATAACACATATAATTAACACACTGCACTAGTCTTGTCAATCGTTTCTATGTCTTGTGTAAAAACTTTCCCCTTTTTTCTTGGCCGAAAACGAAAGGCCCAGCTACTGGACCCGTTCGTCTGAATAATGTTCTAATCTAGGGGAGTCATTTACACTTGATAGAATACAGACCGTCGTTTGTTTCAAGAGATACACTTATTGCTTGTCCTTTCTCTGGGAAAGAACTAAGTGCTCTAGCAGAGGAAGTAGGGGTACGCCTATCAAAAATATTCATTACAATTGAATTCCCAATAATTACTACATCATGTTGGTAGCTATCGATCGTTATTGATCCATAGTGCTCCATATGAAAATTAAGTGGGGTGGCATTTTCGCCATCTTTGCTTGCTTGGCAATCCAAAGCATGAGCGGAAACAGAACTTAGAATAATTAATACAAATAATAAATTTTTCATAAAACCTCCTCGGTTTTGTTTATTGTGCCGCATGCTGTTTTTTATCTGAAATGACCATATGATGCAACGTATATTTAATTAATTTTATCAATATTATGGTACTATTAGTTAATATTAACAAACTAAGGTGCTGTATTTATGGAACATTCAATATTCGACTTTAATAATTATCAAGAATACATAATAAAAAAAATTCAGTCCTTTCCGCAAAAAGGTCGAGGCAAAAAAAGCGATTTATCCTTATTTATTAACTGCCAAACTACCTATTTATCACGCATTCTATCTGGCAAAGCAGATTTTAATTTAGAGCAAGCCGAAGCAGTCACTCGTTTTTTCAACTTAAATAAAATTGAAAAAAAATATTTTATCACTTTAGTCCAATTACAAAAGGCTGGAACTCAGGAAGCAAAAGCTTATTTGGAAGGAGAACTTAAAGATCTTAAAGAGCAATCATTGAATTTGAAAAAACGATTAGAAGTTAAAAATAATTTAACTGAACAGGAAAAAGAACAGTATTATAGCCATTGGTTATATTCTGTAGTGCATGTTTTAACTACAATATCTTTCATAAATTCTGCTGAGCAAATCGCAAAGTGTTTATCGATACCAGTTCATAAGATACAAGAGTCTCTTGATTTTTTACAAAACGCAGGCCTAGTCAAAGTTGAAAATAATAATATTTCAATAGGTGTATCCAAACTTCATTTAGCAAGTGACAGTCATTTAATCTATCATCATCATCGTAATTGGAGACTGCAGGCCTTAAGCGCAATTGATCGGGCGCTTGAACGTAATTTACATTATTCGTCTGTGGTAACTTTATCAGAACAAGATGTATATAAAGTAAAAAATTATCTGATTGAAGCCATAAAATCAGTAAAAAAAATAATCAGTGAGTCTAAGCCCGAAGAAAGATGCTATTCTTTTAATTTAGATTTTTTTGATGTGATGAATACAAATAAATTCTGACAAGGTTAGAGGTTGGCCTTTTACTAACAGATTGTTGGCATGAGTTGATTTATCAAGGTGACAAAAAAATTTGGTTTCTCAAAAGCATTGGTGATTTTAAATGATATGTGTAAGATTTTTATTTCATTTATGATTGTTACTTGTCCTGGAAGTGTACGCCAAGGTTGGTTGATCAATTGACAATGCAAGTGATAATATGAGTGAAGAAAAATATTTTTCACGGTAAGAATTTTTTGAAAAATATTTTGGCCCATAGAATCCATGCTGAAAACCTTTCAATTTATTTTTTTAATAAGTTTGTCTAAATTTAAATTCCATAGCTCATAAAAACAATTTAATGTGTTGTGAAACGTATCCTTGAGGCGCCAGCATCCGCATGGATAGGGCGTTTGGCGATTCTGACATTTTTCTTCTGTTGATATTTATGCTACACATTTAAACAATCAAACACCAAAGGAAGTCGTATGGATCTTAAAAACTATAGTGATAAAGAACTGCTTGCAAAAACTAAAAATCTTATTAGGGAAGAACAAAAACTCCTGTCGATCATTCTTTCGCATCTGGAAGAAATTGAAAGAAGAAAACTCTACTCTGATCTTGGATATCAATCCCTTTTTGATTATGCATTAAAAGAGTTGTGTTATACCGAACAACAAGCGTGGCGCAGAATCAATGCCATGCGAGTGATGAGAAAATTACCTGAACTAAGAAACCAGTTAAATGATGGTTCACTTTCACTTTCTAATATCAATATGGCAAGCAGTCTCTTTAAAGATGCCAAGATCAATTCTAAAGAAAAGCAGCTAGAGATTTTTGCAGAAATTAAAAACACCACCAAGCAGGCATGCGAAGAAAAAATTTTTGAACTTAAAAGAGAGTATGGGGTACTCAAGACCCCGGGTAAAACCATCATTAAAAAAACTTCTCAGCATTCATCCAGAGTGCATGTCAATCTTTCCAGCGAAACTCTTCTTAAGCTGGAAAAGATCAAAAATCTGACTAAAGAGCAGGATTTGGATAAAATCATCTCTTTGATGGCAGATAGTTATATTAAACAAAAAATTGAAGTCAAATGTGAACATAAGAAGACACCCATAAAAAACAGCCGCTATATCCCCAGAAAAGTCAAAGAGATCGTTTATAAGCGGGCAAATGGAGAGTGTGAAAATTGCCAGTCCACCCATCGTCTTGAGTATGAGCACATTGTCCCTTTTGCCATGGGTGGAACGAATGATGTGTCGAACATCAGTCTTTTTTGTTCCAATTGCAATAAGAGAAAGGCGATCAAGGATTTTGGACTGAAGAAAATGGATCGGTATTTAAATCCTCAGCACACTTCCGGGACAGAAATTTTGAGGAAATCAAATCAATATCGACAGTGAACTCGTGGTCTTGAATTGGGATAAAAAACAGCAATTCGTTTTTATCAAGTAAAACATTTGGTGGAGTTTCTTAAGTAGGCTGTCTGGCTAATTACATAAATTTTTTGCGCAATATTGAAGCGGGGGAGACGCTGTGGGGTGGAGCCACAAGTTGATTGTGGCCCACCCTGATTGATTGGTGTTTATGATTTTTTAATCAAATCTAGTAGCATCGTCCCTGGTAGTCATAAACTTTATCGGAGTCATGATCATTACCGGTAAAATTACCAACTACTTCTTCTGTTCCAGGTGTTAAGATATTGATGTTAAATTCTCGATCTGTATAATTGTAATGGTATTCAACATCTTGGGAACCGTGGTGGGTGATGGTTTCATTAAAGCATTCATCACGACAAATATTTCTACCGTTTTCAATTCGACAAATTTCTCGGCAAACTCTCCGATAACTCTCCCAGGTACAGCTTTCAGTTCCATGCATTTGACTGGACGATCTAAATTCAGTATCGACTTGAGCAAACAGATCATAATTTTGTTTGGCCTCTTTGGCGGTTAGCTTCAGTTCCCCGTTATATTCAGGCAAGGTCGTATTCTTTGGGATTTTAAAACGAATTTCAGAGGGGTTTGTTTGTCCTGTCTTGGTGATTTTTAACAGGAGTGTCTTTTTATTTTCCATGATGATGGAGGATTTGTATTCTCCCATTTTAACGGGGACTTCGCTACCCCAACCAGTGACATATTTGATGCCTTTGAAACTTAAATCCTCACTGGCCTTAAAAATACCGCTTATCGGTGAACAGCTAACAAATAATAAGGCGCTAATAGTTAGTAATGCTTTTTTCATTGAGAAATCCTCCCTTGGCTTCTTAGGTAAAGCATGGTCGGTGGTGCAATCAAAATGCCAAACATTTTTAAAAGATAAAAATTATAAATTAGGTACTTGATTCATGACGCATTTCGCCTCGTGAAGGTGACCGGTGTCAAATAGTGGTAGCACAATAGATTGATAGAGAGGAATGAACATGGCAACTCGATACTGGGATTGATTTTAGTTTTTTAACAGATGCATTTTCTTTTGAATCATTTGATGAGCAAATTGCATTGAATCTGAAAGTATTTGCGGATTGATTCTCTTTAGTCGTTTTCCGCCCTGAGATTGATAGAAGGCAATGATGTCATCCAATTCGCTTTCATTAAACTGGGTCATATATTGCTTTTTTTGATAGGTCAGCAAGTCATCGACGTTTAAAATTTGATTCATAATTTCTTTAAATTGGTTTTCATCCTGGATCTTGGAATAAGGTTTTAAGTTTTCAGAGATTTTTATCAGTTGTTCTTGCAACTCATGCTCTGTATCCATCAGTCGCATAATTCGCTCGACTTTTTGAAGCTTGCTGGCCGCTAGCGCAGAAAAGGTAAGTGCCAAAAAAATAAACAAATAAATTGTATTTTTCATGAAGCTGTTTCCCAATATGTGTAGGCTCCTTTTTAAGTGATTTTGGTCAAAACGTATAGAAAATAATGACAGAAAAATTGTCATTACGCGTTAGACAAAAAACTTAACCAAAAGCAAAAGTTTTTGTCTGATAAAGCTGGCAATTATATGTAATAATTAGGGATATGATCGAAGGAACAAAACTTGTAATTAATCATTTGGTGCTGGATGAATTTCGTACGTCGGAAGATACATGTACGTTGTATTGTCCAGGCTTTAAACAGCTTGAAGAGCCACAGAAGTATAAAACCACCAATGATGTAGATAATCTTTTGCCTAAGCTCTTCAATGATATAAATGAAACTTATTATCAGATTAATTATTCGGGTATGGGGGGAAGCGGGGGGGAATTTTCATTTTTAAACTCCTTGGATGATGGGCTGGTGGCCTGTGAGTATCTACTTAAACATTTTAAAAAAGTAAACTTGATATGCCGAGGGTGGGGCGCCATTGTTGGCAGCTATGCTTTGTCAAAATTTTGTGAGCAACTGGGGAATATCATTTTATTGACCCCTTACTGTTTCATACCCGGTCGGGACAGGGTGGAACACCTGCTAAATGGAATGCTGACCGGAAATTTCATGGCATTGAAAAAAGAGGATTCTGATTATTACCTGGAAGAGATCGAAGAGATTAGATCAAAATATTCCTTTATAGAAAATGTTATCAATATTATGGACCGGAAAGTTTTTATTATTGCGGCGACCAAGGATAAAATTATTCCGATTCAAATTTTGCGCGAAACCACCAGCATGTTAAAAAATCGTAAATATTTTGAGGTCAATCAAGGGCATGATCTAGAGCGGCCCCAAGAGATTGAAGAGATCATAAAACAGATCATCACCCCATAGAAATTCAAAATTATCTTTGCTTGTCAAATATTAATATCTGGGATTTACTTTAATAAAGTTATTTTTAAAGAGGGAGAGTAACCAATGTTAAAAAGAGCAATCATCGCAATTATCCTGGGCCTATTGGTCATTATTTTTCTTGGAGTTACGGAAGGATTTTCCAATCTGATTAATTTTTTACCACTCCTTCCTCCTTATCTGGCCATTACTTTGACTTTTATAACCCATGAAGTTCTGATCTCTTTGTTTGTCGGAATTTTTTTAGGTTCCGTCATGACCTACGAAATAAGTTCTTTTGGCGGTTTTTTTATATCAGTAGGGAAAGGTTTTTTTAAATCGGTGGACACCTATATTTTAAAGGGATTGGTAGATAATGACCATATGTCGATTATTATTTTTACTAGTTTTATTGGAGGAACGATTTCCTTGGTGGGGGTTTCTGGAGGATTGCACGGGATTGTGGTCAAACTGGCCAAGTATGCTAAGACATCTGTTCTGGCTCAATTTTATACATGGTTGCTTGGGATGCTGATTTTTTTTGATGATTACGCCAATACGTTGATCGTGGGAAACACCATGCGACCAATCACTGATAAATTCAAGGTCTCCAGAGAAAAACTGTCCTTCTTGGTTGATGCTACCTCTGCCCCGGTGACTTCTCTGGTGATTGTATCGACCTGGATTGGATATGAAATCGGGCTTATTCAAGATGCATTTAAGGCCCAGGGTATAACGATTGATCCCTATGTCACTTTTATTGAATCAATTCCCTATCGTTTTTATGCGATCATGTTGTTGCTTTTTATTCCGATTTCCATTTTTATGAAAAGAGATATGTTTTCCATGTATGAAGCAGAAAAAAGGGCCCGTCAAACCGGCGATTGTTTAAAACCAGGCTCGGCGCCAATTTCTGGTGAGGAATTACATGATATGGAGTTAAAAGCCGGGATGAAGCCAAGGGTGTGGAATGCGGTTGTTCCCATTTTGATTTTGTTAGTGGGAGTTTTAGTTGGGTTATACTACACAGGAAAGCAGGGGATTTTGGCTTCTGGAGGAGACACCGCCTTTCAAAATGCTTCCTTTAAGGATCTGCTCGCCAATTCCAATTCATTTGTTTCTCTGATTTGGGCATCTATTTTATCCACAGCAGTCATCATCATGATGATTGTTTGTCAAAATGCCATGAGTTTGAAAAATGCCATGCAAGCGTGGCTGGGTGGGGTCAAGTCAATGGTACCAGCGATGGTGATTTTATCACTGGCCTGGGGGCTTGGGAGTGTTTTAAAGGATATAAAAACTGCCGAATGTGTGACGACCTTGGTGAGCAGTAATTTGAGCGTGGGGCTTTTACCACTTAGTATTTTTTTGGTATCGTCAGTGATTTCTTTTGCGACAGGAACCAGTTGGGGAACGATGGCCATTTTGTTTCCCATCGTCATTCCTCTTACGGTAAGTATGACCACCGGTATGTCTGCGGATATCTCAACCGGCATTCTTTATGCTTCGGTTGGCTCAATTTTAAGTGGCTCAATTTTTGGTGATCATTGCTCTCCTATTTCTGATACAACCATTATGTCATCGATTGCCTCTTCCATAGATCACATGGATCACGTTTCGACTCAAATGCCTTACGCCCTTTTAGTGGGTTTTATATCGTGTATTGTGGGATATATTCCTTGCGGTTTCGGAGTCAATCCCTGGCTTGCCAATATCGTAGGACTGGCGCTACTGGTGGCGATATTCTTTTTTGCTGGAAAAAAAGTGGAGAATCTTTCTTAAAAAGTCACCGGTCTAGTGGGGAGGTTATTATTCTCCCAGTCGGAAAAACTTTTTAGATAGTTGCACTTATATTTTGTTTTCATTAGTAGTTGACAGGCCTTAATGGATAAATCAGGATTGTCTGAAAAAATCACTACTGTTTTGTCTTGGATATTACTGGGTAACAGCTTAGGCAAGTCATGTTGATTTTTTTCTATGTCAGTAAAGGGGATCCAAATGGATGGGGCGGCGGTTTTAGTAAACGAGCCTTTTTCCCTGATATCGACCAGCAGGCAAAAGTCATTGTTGATCTGTCCCATGACTTCAAGTGCTGACATTTCCCTGGGGACTGGTGACTGATTGCAGGCAGTTATTAAAAATAGTGCAATCCATGGTAAACTTTTTTTCATCGTATCGTCTCCTTGACTACTGAAAATGAATTATTGATTTCAGCAAATTTATTTTTAAATGCATTTTGATAATAGTCGTTATTAAAATATTCTTCCAATTTTTTGGAAACCGGGTAGATGAGTTTTTTATGATTAATGGAAATGACCTGTTGGTTGGTATCAATTAGCAGACCATTTGCCATAATGAGGGAAGCATCTTTTAGTGAATACTTATCAAGGGTTGATTTGATCGCGGCAAAGATGGCATCATCCTGCGGGTCTGGGTAATGAAAATGTTTCATGGCCTTGACGGCCACATGATAGTGGGAGGGGCAATGAATAACCCCATCCAATTTGAACCGGTTGCAAGCTTCTATAAAAATAGACAAAATTTCGTCAGCTATTCCAAGACCTGGATGGTCTTGCCCTGGCAGTTGCGGTCTTTGAGGAGTAAAGGGCTCCAGCGGGTTTTGCGCTAGCAACCATTCAACATTAAGCAATCTGAGTTTCTCGTCTGGTTTAGGGATTTTATAATTGATGATTTCGACGACGGATTCTATAAGTGTATAAATTTTTTTATTAACCTGTGATTTTAGTCTGATCATATTTTGATTACCTGGGCGATCAAATAATTCAATCCATAAATCGTGATGTCCTTTTTGGCGGAGTTTGTGATAAATCCCCAGTTTGTTCATTTGAAATTCAATATGCCCGCGAGTGTAGTAATTAAACAGTTTTTGAACATGTTGACTTAAGTTGATTTCCGGAAAAATATCATGTTGATCAAACATAAGATCAGGTCTAGCAAGGTGGTATTCAGGACGCCATTTTTTCAGATAATGAGTATAATACTGATCCACATCCTCTGTTGAATAGTTGAGGTGGGTTAGTTTTTTTGGGTTTAATATATAAGTTAAAAACTGGCAGTTGCCTATCCAGGCGTTTGGCGAGTAACCTCCACCTAGGACAATCTGCAGAGGGATATGGTTATTTTGGGCCAGGTCAAAAACTATTTTATCTCGCTCGAAAAGTCCATCCAAAGTTAGATTGAAGGTTCCGTAAGGATCGTTTTGTAAAACATCATTACCGCAGATATAGCAGATTAGATCAGGTTTAACGTGGGCGACATATTGGAAAAGATGCCCTCTAAGGGTTTCTAGATAAACTTTATCAGTCACTCCTTCAGGAAGGACGATCTCTTTGACATTGGGGTAAAGAAAGGAGTTGCGCCAGGTAATACCGGTTAGACTAAATTGGAAAATGTTGTTTTCGTCCTTGAGACCTTCTAGATTGCCATTGCCTTGATGAAAATCAAGATCAATGATTAAAATTTTGCCCAAATATTTTTTTTTCTGCAAATATTTTATGGCCACGCCAACATCGTTATAGAGACAAAATCCAGAAGCTTTAGCTGGTTCTGCATGATGAAGTCCACCGCTTATGTTGATAGCTATGTTAAGATTTTTAAAGGCCAGTTCGTATAGTCCTTCTACGGTGCCGCTTACAACCCGTCGTTGGGCCTCTCTGAGCGATTCGCCCTCACCAAGAGTCAGATCCAGTCCAAGAGAACAAAAATCAAAATCGCTTTGAGTGGTGCTTTCCAAATAGGATTGGGTATGGAACAGGCCTAACTTGTCAAAGCTGACCCTCCGAGGTCCTATGATGTTTGCGGGGTTGATCATTTTATTTTTAAATAAGAAGGAAATAATGGTTTTGTATTTAATGGAGACATTTCTGATTTCACTGTGGGAGTACAGTTCGGGTAAATAAAGTGGGTGATACCAAATTTTTATTTTTTGGTTTTTTAAAAAGATTTTTCCAAGTTGATCAAAAATTTTATTCATCGATATTCCAAAGAAACATAGCGTTGTTGGGTGCTTTTACATAATTTTTAATATCATAAAAATACAAATAGTTAAAATGACGAGGGCATCAAAAAAAGTGTGCGTTGACTTTACGCATCTATCGTAATAATTTCACCATTTCATATGATATAAAATATGTTAAACTATTGTTTCAATATTGTCATGATTGTGTTTGGAAAAAACCGTTTTTGAAAGGAGGTTCTTCCATGGGTGACAACAAAAATACCGGAATTAAACGTGTAGGCGCTTGGAAAAAACATGTGAGCGAATCTGAAAAAGAAAAAATGATTGCTGCTTGTGCTTGCAGGATTGCGGAAGAAAGAGGGTTTGAGAATTTTAAGTCTGAGCAAGATCCCATCCATGATTGGGAATTGGCCACCGAAGAAGTTAATAAATTTTTGGCGGAAAATCTCTAGTTGCTTTTAATACGCCTCTTGGAGCATCTTTTCAAATTGGTGAGCTGTATTTGCTTGATCAAGGTGGCCGTGTCTGAATGAAAATTTTTGCCTTGCCGTTTTTTATATGCACCTTTCTTTTTTGGAGCACCTCTTTGTGGTCCGTCTGTTTATCACCCTCAGGAAAAAATGTTACTGATAAGTTTGATATGCTTTATCAAACGAGGATGCTCGATCAATCCGATGATTTCAAAGAGCTTATGCAAAGGTTGCGTGAATATACCATTTTACTTATTCCCGGAATTGATTTTGATCTGATGGAAGAATTCTATAATGGCAACCGGTTTCAATATGTAAGAAAAAAACTCTTTCGGCTTTTTGAATTAAGAGGTCACTTGCAAGATTATAAGGATTTTTTCGATGAAAATAATATTCAGTATAAAACCCTAGAGGTGAAAGATAACCACTATGCAAATCAAACAGATAAAATAACCAGAATCACAGACCTGATCAAAAGCACCCAGGGTAATATTATTTTTGTGGCCCATAGCAAAGGAGGGGTTGATATCCAGGCTATCATGCTGCATTTTTTAAATGCCAACACTCCAGCGGATCATCGTGAACTGGCTAAAATCAAAGGAGCTATTTTCTTACAAGCTCCGTTTCAAGGATCACCTTTTTCCGATTTATATATGAAAGACGAAAGCTTTTTTTCCCATCCGGTCAAATCCGTGATTCAAACTGTGTTTAGGAAAAATAGTGAGCATGCAGAATCTTTTTCTTTAGCCTTTCGGCGAGCGTTTAACGAAAAAAACAAATTAAGCCTGCAAGAGCTAAATGAAAAAATGAATTTCTTGTCTTTTTCTACTTACGTACCGAGAGGATCTGATAATTTTAGATATCCTTTTTTTGCCTATAGTAGAAACGCTATCTATGATCACTATAAGCTTGATAATGATGGATTGGTTCCCTGTGGTAGCGCCTGGCCTGGTTCAAGTTTTATCATTAAGAAAGATATTGGACATGCCAGAACCATTAGAAAATCAACTTTCTGGGGAAAAAAACAAGACATTGATAGAAAAAAATTATTTTTTTCTCTAATAAAAATATGGTTTGAACAAAATCAAAGATAGCTTTGGATGAGTGCAATACACTGTCCGTAATAGCTTTTGCCAAACAGATTTAAATGATTCAAGACATGATATAGGTGATAAAGATTTTCCCTGAACTTATATCCAGGTTTTAGAGGATAGGTTTCGTTATAGGCCGTATAAAAATCGTTACTAAATCCCCCAAAGAGTTTGGTCATGGCAAGATCTGCTTCCCGGTGCCCGTAATAGACGGCTGGATCAATTAAGACGGGGAGATGATCCTGATTGATTAAAAAATTACCGCTCCACAGATCACCGTGAAGGATTGCCGGGGGCTCCTCACCATCTGCTAATATTTCGGGAACTTTTAATTCAAGCTGGCCTATCAAGCGAGCAAGGTTAGGATCAGACAGGTGGTTTTTTTCGGCCAGTTTTAATTGGTACAAAATTCTATTTTCAAAATAAAACTGTGCCCAATCCCTTAGTGAATTCTCAGGGCGATAGGTGATTAGGGGACTGACTTGTGGGTTAGCTCCGATATAATTATTAGAGGGATATCCCCAACCGATGGCGGGTCTTTTGTGATGGTTGGCAAGGAGCCTGCCAAATGTTGAGAAGAAACCAGGAGTTTTTTTTTGTACCTTGATAAATTCAAGTAATAAAAAATGTGCATTAATCTGGAGTACCTGTGGAGTGAGTAAGACCTGGGCGGATTTGATTTCTTCCAGCCCTTTGGCCTCCATGGGAAACATATCCGGTGGGGCATTTTTGTTGGTTTTTAAAAAAAAACTTTTCTTTGCCGAGGTGGTGAGCTGGTAAGTCTCATTAATACAACCGCCTCCCAGCAAGACGGTCGTGATGATTTTGTCTCCTAAGTAATTTTCGATGTCTTGAAAAATCTTCACCAGGGATTAGTTACATTTAAAAGCTTCAGCTTTGTGAATCACAAAAGTGGTTTTGTAATTGGTTTCCTTGATGACGACATAATTTCCATCAAGTCCATGGGCCATGTTCTTTAATTCCTCGATAGCCGAGCTTTCTAAAATGTCCTTCACTTCGATGATTCCGGCACTAACGCATTTTTTCTCAGTAGGAAGTTCTTTGACAATCATCACTTTCTCTTGCGCTTCATTAACGTTAACTTTACTGGCACAAGCTGAAAGGAACAAAAGACTAAAAATAGTGACAAGACTAAAAATCATACGCATAAAGACTCCCTGATTAAACGATTTTATTTTTTATTTTTCCAATATTTTCAATTTCTAGCTCCACAATGTCACCCTTTTTTAAAAGGGAATTGTTAAAATAACCCACGCCGTCTGGAGTTCCGGTGGCAATAATGTCACCAGGCATTAGCGTTATATTGCTGGATATGTATTCTAAAAGGTAAGGGATGTTAAAGATCATATCGCGGGTATTGCCGTTTTGTCTGATTTGGTCATTAACCTTGCAAGTAAGTTGCAGGTTCATTGGATCGTTGATCTCATCTTTAGTGATGATCCAAGGTCCCAAAGGGGCAAACGTGTCCATGGATTTTCCCCGAAAAAATTGCTGGTCAGAAAATTGGGCACATCTGGCGCTAACGTCATTTAAGACCGTATAACCCAAAATATAGTCGTATGCCTTTTTAGCTAATATTTTCTGACACCTGTTCCCTATAACAACTCCCAACTCAACCTCATAGTCGAGTTTTTCCACCTCCTGATGAAAAATAACATTGTCAAATGGTCCAGTAACCGAGTTGATGCCTTTGCCAAAAAGCATAGGTTTGAAGGGGGTATTTCTGCCCCCTTCCTTAGCATGATTTCGATAGTTTAGTCCTACGGCAATGATCTGTCCCGGATGCTGTAGAGGTGCGCCTAGGCGTACGCTAGAGAGGTTTACCAGCGCAGACGCAGGAATTGTGGATAAGTTATTCACAAGACTTTGCACTTTATCCCAATCAGGTGTTTGGAGAAAGGTCAAAAGATCAAATGGAATAGTTGAATCTGCATGATTTACATCAATGATTTGGGCCAAGTGGGGGTGTATTATCCCAAATCTTTCAGTTCCGGGTTGCCCATAAGAAACAAGTTTCATAAAAAAACCTTTTGTTATTTTCCTAGTATGGGAAACTATCAAACGTCTGGTTGTTTGAAAAGAGATCTTAATTAATGGTATTTATTGCTGGTTTGGCTTGACGAGACATCGGATCTTTATTAAATTCACTACATCTAAAGCTTTACTTATTTCTCTTTCTTAGAAGGAGTAATAGGGTCCTTATGAGGAGCGTTTTTTAAACGGTCTGCGTGGGATTATCAAATATTATTTCGAGGTATAAATGAAACAACAAGAACTAAAACAAAAGTGGATGGAGAGCTATGACGTCGTGTATGGCGAAGTCAATGAGGAAGCCGAAGAAGCGAATCTTAAAGCAGATACTGCGTTTGGAAAGCTTTTGTCCAAAACCCAGGATTCCAGTTTTCAAGAAGGGGATGTCTTTAAGGGAAGAATCATCTCTGTGGGACAAGATTTTGTCATGGTCGATATCGGCTATAAGCAAGAAGGACTTGTTTCAGTAAAAGAATTTTTAAGCTTTGATGGAACGTTAAAAATTAAAGCTGGCGATGAAATTGAAGTTTATTTGGAAAAACTTGAATCCAATTATGGCAATTTGGTATTGAGTAAAGACAAGGCTGAAATATTGAAAGCCTGGGATAAGATCTCCGAAGCATGTGAAACCGGAGAACCGTTGGAAGGTACTGTCATAGCGAAAGTTAAAGGTGGCCTATCTGTCGATATCGGTGTCAAGGCGTTCTTACCTGGATCACAAATTGATTTAAGACCTTCACGTTACCTTGATAAATATATCGGTAAAACGATGGAATTCAAGGTTATTAAATTTAACAAGAAACGTGGTAATATTGTTCTTTCCAGAAGAGCTATCCTTCAAGAAGAAAGAAGCAAGATGAGAGGAGAAATTCTATCTCAGATTGAAGAAGGCATGATCGTGAAAGGTATTGTAAAAAATATTACTGATTACGGTGCATTCATTGATCTTGGTGGAATTGACGGACTCCTTCATATTACCGATATGTCGTGGGGAAGAGTCAAGCATCCAAACAGTCTTCTTAACGTAGGTGATGAAATTGAAGTTAAAATTTTGAAATTTGACACTGATAAAGAGAGAGTATCTCTTGGCCTGAAACAAGTTCAACCAAATCCATGGGAAGAAGCGAAGGATAACTACGTTATCGGTACAAAAGTTTCCGGGGAAGTTGTTTCCGTGAAAGATTACGGTGTGTTTGTTGAACTGGACGACGGAATTGAAGGACTTATTCATGTGAGTGAAATGAGCTGGACCAATAAAAATAAAGCTCCTCACAAAACTTTCAATCCTGGTGAACGAATTGAAGCACAGGTATTGGATGTAGATACTGAAAACAAGCGAATTTCTCTTGGTATAAAACAATTAATGCCAAACCCGTGGGATGATCTGGTGACCAAATATAAAGCTGGTCAAAAAGTCAAAGGCAAAGTTAAATCCATAGTCGAATTTGGTGTGTTTGTGGATGTTGGAGAGGAGTTGGATGCCCTGGTGCACGTTTCCGATATTTCCTGGACGAAAAAGAATGTTAACTTGAATGACGAGTTTGTGCTGGGAAAAGAAATCGATGCGATGGTTCTTTCCGTGGATAAAGAAAATCAAAAATTCTGCCTTGGTATTAAACAAATGGTGGAAGATCCATGGAAGAAAATCGAAGAGCGAATTCCAGTCGGTACCGTTGTGGAAGCTGAGGTTGTGCGAGTCACTGATTTTGGTGGATTCGTGGAACTGGAAACTGGTATTGAAGGCCTGATTCATATCAGCGAGCTTTCAGAAGAAAGAGTGGAAAGACCATCTGATATTATTAAAAAAGGTGATAAGGTCAAAGCCATGGTTATCTCGCTTGATAAAGACGACAAGAAAATTGCCCTCTCAATCAAGGCCGTTGGTGATGTTGAAACTCAAAGTCTTATGAAAGATCATAAACCTTCTGACGTGAAATCTGCCACTTTGGCGGATAAACTCAAAGGTTTTAATGTAGATTAATTTGATAATGTAATAATAAATTTCTTATTATTGGGCCACTTTAAAAAAGTGGCCCTTTTTTTTCGGGAGTGATAATTTCAATTATGCGATTATTTTATATAGAAAATGAAGATTTTTTAGTCACCTTATTTGAAGTGCTCTTTAAAAAATCAGCCCATTCAATTTTTACTACCAAGGAAACCCAATCGCTTCATCTCATAGAGGATCAAAAACCGGATATTGTGATGATCAGCTTGAATTATACTTTGGCTGAAATTGCTGATTTAGTTGACCAGATAAGAAAGATTACCGGTTATAGTACGATATTGGTTGCTCTTGGTGATAAAATTCAAGTGGCGAGCATAAAAGAAAAGTCCTGGTTTGATTATTACATAACCAAACCGTTTGCTCCTTTTGAAGCCCTGGCACAATTGGAAAAATATTTAAAGAGGCCATAATGGATCAAAAAGAAATACTATTAATGCTGGGTGGTTTTTTTCTTATAATGCTGATTATCGTGGCCACTATTTATTTTAGGAGTGGGGTGTTTTAAAATCCTTACGGTTGGGAGCAACTAATACTGAACCTATTTGATTCACTATTTTAGCTAAAAATTAATAAATAAATATCAGGTAATGACGATCATTATATGCGTGAAAGATATGTTTTATAAAATGCTTTTTTGTTTGGGTCTTTTGTTTTCAGTATGTGCAGGTTTGGCTGACACAGATCCTATTTTGCTTCCTCCAGTTAAAAATGATGAGGATAAATTAAAAGTGCTGATGAGCATTCATGAGCAGATTCCAGAGCTTTTTTCTGATGCCGCTAGATATGATATAGATCTTTTTCAGATTTTGGATGAGCAGGAAGAGTTGCAGGAATTGCTTCGAAAAAATCCTGAATATATGGAACTTTGGAACGAGAGAAAGTTTTTGGATTTATCGTTTGAAATAAAAGATGACAATGCCAAAGCGATTGAAACCAAGCAAGTAAAAGCAAGTGCGGTGGATTTATGGAAGCAAAATTTAAAAGAAGTTCTTGGTAAGTATCAAGAAAAAAAAATTGAATTGGAGATTTTAGAAAGACTTAATAATGCAAAAAATTATTCTTCGGGAGGTTTTTTAAACGGATTGGTTTTAAATTTACCCAAAGACTTGCAATTAAAATTTAGAGAGATGCAAAAAGTAGGCACCCAAACGCAAGATGAGTTGATCCAATATCTAAGACAAAATTTGCCGGACTTTTTACCTCAGTTTAAAGCACAAGGAATCGAGGCAAATCCCAAGAGGGATGATCTTATAAAAAAATTGTTAGAAATCAGAAAGATTGAAAATGAACTAGGTCCATTAATGGATGCTTATATATTAATGAGTGGGCAAAATGTAGATGCCAGAGAGTTATTGAATAATATTGATAATCTAACTCGTCAGGATTTAGTGAATTTGAGTGATCCAGACTACCAAAAACCGGCATTTTTGAAGTTGACCAAAAATAAAG
>Ga0156603_161_pt1 | contig 5350 bp, 5 predicted proteins | sample RifOxyC1_FD_110677 | JGI IMG/M metagenome (GOLD analysis project Ga0156603, IMG submission 110677) | Bdellovibrionales bacterium RIFOXYC1_FULL_37_79
ATCCAAATAATAACACTAAATATTTGTCCGACATGTAATTCTTTTAATTCACGTGTATTGAACATTAATCGTTTAGAAAAAATTATAACTATCAAATTATACACAATTGAAAAAGTTAAATATATGAAAGCCACAGTAAAGTTTAATTTTTTATCCACTACTCCTTTAAAGATGAAAAATCCACTAAGTGCTATAGTCAAAATAATTACAGGGAACCACCTTATAATTAAATTTCTAGTCTTATATTTTTCATTATGCATAATATATACTCTACTTATTTTCCTATACACATATTGGGCGATACTGGGGGGCAACTTTGAAATGTTGGATTACATTTAGAAGGAGCAGGCACAGGATGTTGATTTTTTGGAGGTAAGTCTGCTTTAGAGTCAGTATTCGATGGATTTGTAAAAAAATCATAAGCAATACCAAATAATAATCCTGCCGCTATCCCTCCTGGCCCGATAGCTCCACCAATGGCTCCAGATACAATCCCCACACCTATTGATACTGAATCGCCGCCGCTTGTTATACCACTTATAATACCTCCCGCAATTCCCCCAATGATCGCACCAATTAAACCAAATTCTCCGTTGGGATCTCTATAAATTAATGGACTATTAAAAACATATCGATAAAAATTATTATCCCCACCAAAAAACCCAATCGGATCCTCACTCAAAAACCGCCCTGTCTCAGGATTGTAATGTCTGATCATAAAGTTTGAGGTGTTGGCAACACTCATCTTAAACTACCAATAATAAAATGTTTTCTATGTTTTACTTGCTTCATAACGGCCTACAAATATTTTGTATATTATCGCATTTTTTAAAACTTTTGGCCAAATTCCGGCCATTTTTAATTAAATTTTAAAATTATATTTTTTCATCTCTTTAAAAATAGAATCTGGAACAACCACATCCTTAATTTCACAATTCGCCAGTGTTGCATAAGCAATATCAGCATCCGCCGTAATTAAAAAAGAGAAATGACTACATTGCAAAGCATTCAATATCATAGCATCAAATATTGCGAGACCAGATGAGGCACTAATTTTTATAGTATCTTCCCATATCATTTTTTTATTAAAGTAGTGTTTTTGATTATCTTCATTAGGACTTATATATATTATTCCAGCTTTTTCGTAAGCTTTATAAACAACTTCTAATTCATCACCCAAAAGTTCTTGTGTTAATTCAGGCCATGGCTTTAATCCTGAGTGAGCTGATCCACTAAAAGTATCGCGTATCTGCTTCAAGTGACTCTCAGCAAATATGATATCTTTTTTTTCATGATCAAATCTATGCTTATATTCACCATAGAGTCTTTTAATCAGATACTTCGATTTCTTTGGAAAATTTAATTTTGAAAATTCATCTATTGAATCACAAAGATGCTCTGTAAGTAAGATTCTTCTAAAAATATTTAAAAATTCCGCCGTAGTAATAACATTTGTATAACAAGAAATGCCATTGCCAACGATTTTTTCATCCAAAAAATTAACTATCTCATCATGGGTAAGCTTAACTTCATACATTAATGATATTAAAATATTCGTATCTAAAATGGTTCCATTGACAAAAGAACTTTCAATTGAAGTTTTTGAGTAATATGCATCAAATCCTGAAAATGATATTAAACGGCCCATTATTGTAAACTTTGCTCCTCTTTTTTAGAAATTGCGATCTTTTTAATTGGTATAACTTCTTCAGTATCTTCTATATCTCTTTTAATTATTGAGTTAATTTTTTCGATCTGCTTCTTTGACAACGGTTTTTTCCTGATACTTTTTAGTGTATTTGCCAAATCTCTAAAAGGTGTTTTCTTTTTTATTTCTGACATAGAATCTCCTAGGGTATAACTTAGCCTCTAGCAAATAATATCACATCTATTTTCACCGTAAGTACTCAAAATCACAGCGGTTAATAACATGAGTAGTAATAACAATAACTACGACAAAATAACATAATAATTTTATTATGTCTTTAGGATAAAATACGGCCCTCCCCAAAACGGCCATATTACCCTTATCATGGCCGTATCTTTACGGAGGTTTTGATGAAAGCAATTTTTGAAATTATTCTCGCCATTATATTTGTCATCAGCGCAGAAAATGTCAGCACAATTATTTACAAAAAAGTTAAAGTTGAATCACTCACTAAAATTCAAAACGGATTACCGCCTCTTTCAATCTTCACTGAAAAATTAACTCGATAATAGTAGCGCTACTATTTCATAATGGTAGCGCTACTATTTGCGCTACTATTAATTCACTGTCCAATACGACTTGAAAAAATATGTTTTAAAATTATTTTCTCAATAATTTCAACTGCATCGTTGATAAAATTTTCAACTAATGAATTATATCTCCACTTGGCATAAAGGTTGCTTTGATACTTGCAACGACCAAACATAATGCAACCAAAGGAGGTATTGCAATGACCAATCACAAATCACATTCGCCTGATCAGTGGGAACGAATCGCCGAAGGCCTATTTAACGGCATCTATCATTTAATCAAAATTTTCTACGCAGGTATTGGTGAGTTTTTTCGTTTTATCCAGACCAAATATTTTGAGTTTATTTTGGTTACAGTACCAACCTGTACACTATTAACATTTACCCAGTGGGATTTAAAACTCATCTTTAATTTTTTCCCGAACCGATTTGGACTAGGAATTATTCATCTCATCCGGGGAGGATCAAACCCAACCCATTTTTTGCATTTGTTTATCGCTGAATTCGCTATTTTGTGTTTTATCCTTGGACTAAAGGTCATGAGAAATAAAAACAAATGGAATAACTTTTTTGAAACGATCTCTCTTAAAAACGGCCTAGGTGGTTATCCAACTTTATTAAAGACCAGCTCCCTAAATGAATTTCAAAAATGTTTTATCTTTGAAAGTAACGGAATTGGATTGGAACGATTTCAAACTAAAAAGTCCTCTCTTGAATCCATGATCAAACTGGAAATTGAAACCATTTCGCATGGATCTGACCCCGGCATTATAAAAATTATTACCAACAGTAAAAAATTGCCATTTTTTTTGAACTATGAAAGTGCCAAGGAACGACTTGATTTGTCCCAAGGGGAATTTATTTTAGGTGATAGCAAGCAAGGCCTAAAGAAAGCAAATCTTACCAAACTGCCACATCTTTTAATTGCTGGAACCACCGGTGGAGGCAAAAGCGTTTTTTTTAAACAAACCCTTCTGGGACTTTTAACCTCTTCTAAAAACATTGAAATGAATCTTATCGATTTAAAAGGTGGACTTGAGTTTACCGATTTTAAAAACTTCCCCAATGTTTCCATTTTCAAATCAATCACTCTTGCGGCCAATTTGCTGCAAAAAATTGAATCGGAAATGATGAAGCGTTTTAACTATTTGGAAAAAACTCATCGTAAAGAGATCGTGCCTGAACGTGATCAAATGTCCCGTATCATTATCGCTGTGGATGAAGCGAGTATTCTTTATGCCAACATGGATAAGTACTCCGATGATTATGAAGATTCCATAGTTGCTCGCAATCTTACCGATAAAATTGCCAAGCTAGGCCGTGCAGCGGCCATTCATTTAATTCTGGCCACCCAGAAAGTCAGCAAAGAAACCATCAGCACCTCCATTCAGGAAAATATTTCAGCAAGAATGTGTTTTCAAATGAACACTTTGCCCGGTTCTTTGGCCTTACTTGGTGACAAACGGGCCATTGATCTACCGGCCATTGCTGGACGAGGAATATGGAGCCATGGCCATGATTCGTTTGAAGTGCAAGTTCCATTTGTAAATGAACGAACTATAAGAGCGTCCATCCCTATCTCCAATCTTGAACCGGTAAAAGTACAAAATCAACCATCCAATAAGTCAAAGCTGCAAGATATCCTTAGCATTGGTGGCGATAATGAATAAAAGAAGGTCTTCAGGGATCGTCATGCGGGATATTGATTTAAAACTTTTTTATTATCTTTACGCTTATAAAGTGGCAACGAGTAATCAAATCGTCAGAGATATTTTTAAAAATATTTCCCATCAAGCACTTTATAAAAGATTAAACAAGTTTATTCATCAGGGATATTTACAGGCCAGTTATGTCAAAGAGATTCGTGGAAAGCTGATTTATAGTTTAACCGCTAAAACATTTCAGGAATATGTTTCAGACAATGATAAAACACGCTGTCAGTTAAAAAGTGAAAACATCTGGCATGACCTGGCATTACTTGATCTAGGAGAAATTTTTAAAACGCTACCCGGTCTTCAATTATATGTGACGGAAAATATTCTCAGATCAAGTGTAGAACTTATAGAATTTGAAAATCTTAAAATGATCCAGCGTCTTCACCCTGATGCACTTTTGCAGATAAAACTTCACGGCAAGGAATTTATTTTTGCCATTGAATATGAGCGAAGTTTAAAGTTTCATAAAAGATATCGTCCATTTTTTGACAAGTATTATTCCACCAGTGAGGTTGATGCGGTTCTTTTAATAACCAAGGATGAATATCTCACCAAGCGTTTGATGGATAAAGAACGTCTGCTTTTTGGCAATAGCGATTCAAAGATTTTCTACTGCACACTTGAAAATGTTCAAAGTGCCAAGTCAAAGTTGATGTTCACCAATAGGAAAATGGAAAAGTTAATCATCCCCAAGCTGGTTGCAAGTGACGACGTACTTGCAACGGCTACACTCTCACTAAGTGTTCATAATGATTAAACTTGATACTTTTAGAAATAAGGGACTGAATAGGCATAATAGCAAAATCACACACAAGGAGAAAATATCATGACTGTATATAAAAAAAGGAATGGGTGCTTATAACCAAAGCACATGGGAAGGAAAATTATAACAAGGATCATTGCTACCAATATGACATTAGAATTAACAATTTCGCACAAGACCTTAAGGAGGCAGGACTTACCCAAAGCACAGTCGATACTTTGAAGGTATCAGACTTTGAATTTAAATATCTTGATAAATCAGATGTAGATACATGTTCAATCATCAAGGCATTTATCATTCGGCATGAATGGCTTGGTAAAATGCCTCATCGTCCAACTCATAGATTTATAGCAACCTATAAAGGAATAATTGCCGGGGTCATCATTATGGCCACGCCAAATGCTTTTTCCAATCTCCTCGGAAAAGAAAACCGGGATAAGGAAAAGCTGATTAGTCGAGGTGCCTGTATATCTTGGAGTCCCAAGAATTTGGGTTCGGCCTTGGTGATGTTTTCAATTCGCTGGATGGTAAAAAATACTCCTTACCGATTTTTTACGGCCTATTCCGACACAAAGGCCAGAGAACTGGGAACTATTTATCAGGCCTGCAACTTTACCTATCTCGGACAAAGTTC